>SAMEA103957795__coassemble_772_pt1 | contig 11796 bp, 10 predicted proteins | sample SAMEA103957795__metabat2_high_PE_002 | metagenome-assembled genome bin SAMEA103957795 (sample SAMEA103957795) | gut metagenome | biome: gut; material: feces | host: Canis lupus familiaris | collected 2014 | reverse complement strand
ATAAAGACTGTCTAAAAAATCACCATAATAATAGGCATATATGCAGCCAGCTACAAGGAGTACCAAAGACACAATATCATAGAGCAGCATTTCTTTTATATCCGTATAGATATGACAGAGTAAGCCTAGTACAAATAAACATAGCAAAACAATCTCCACAGCACTTTTACCTCCTTCAATAAATTTCTTTAGAGAAAATTTGCCATATAAATAAAGAAAGTCCCTGTACTTCAACTACGTTAAAGACAGGGACTAGATTGTAAATTGATTATACTATATTGGAATTAATGAGTCAACTTAGTTAACTATTGTAAGTGAATTACCATTCCAAATCTTCTGCTTCTACACGGCCACGGCCAGTGAGGGAGTCAAGCAGAATGCGTTGCTCGATGTGAGCAGCCAGTTTTTTGGTGAATTTAACAGTATCCGGGTTAACGGACATGCTGTCGATACCGCTCTTAATCAGGAACTCGCAGAATTCAGGATATACGGACGGAGCTTGACCGCAGATAGACACGGTTTTGCCAGCTTTGTGAGCAACGTCAATCAGGTGACGGATTGCACGACGTACTGCCAGGTTGCGTTCGTCATAGATATGGGATACGGTGTCGTTGTCACGGTCGCAGCCCAGTACCAGCATGGTCAGGTCGTTGGAGCCAATGGAGTAACCATCAACGAATTGGTTGAATTGGTCAGCCAGGATGATGTTGGAAGGAATTTCAGCCATCAGCCAAACCTTGAAGTCCTTACCACGACGCAGGCCGCAGTCAGCCATGATGTTAACAACCTTTTCGCATTCCTCTACGTTACGGCAGAACGGAATCATAACGTTCAGATTTTTCAGGCCAAACTCTTCGCGAACTTTGCGAACAGCCATGCATTCCAGTTTGAATGCTTCGATGTATTTAGGATCATAGTAACGGGAAGCGCCGCGCCAGCCAAGCAGTGCAGAGGGTTCGTAGGGTTCGAACTCGTCGCCACCCTTCAAATCGCGATATTCAGAAGATTTGAAGTCAGAGAAACGCAGGGTTACCGGACGGGGTGCCATAGCTTGGCAAACTTGACGCATGCCTTCAGCCAGTTGGTCAACAACCTTTTCCGGATGACCGGTTTTGATCAGATAAAGCGGATGCTCATGGATGTAGGTGGTCCAGATGAACTCTTCGCGCATCAGGCCGATACCATCGCAAGGCAGATCAGCGTATTTCTCAGCCAGCTCAGGGTCACCCAAGTTCATGTAAATCTTGGTGCCAGTGGGCGGGAAGTATTCAGCAGCAACAACTTGTTGTTGAGCTTGTTCTTTCTTAGGCTCTTCGATGATACCTTCATATACAACGCCATGAGTAGCGTCAACAGTTACATCAATACCATCTTGGATGGTGGTGGTAGCAGCTTCGCCACGGCTCTTAGTACCTACGATACAGGGAATACCCAGCTCACGGCTAACAATGGAAGCATGGCAGGTCATTCCGCCGCTATCAGTTACAATTGCTTTCGCTTTCTTCATAGCCGGTACCCAGTCAGGAGCGGTCATTTCAGTTACCAGGATTTCGCCTTCCTTGAACTCATCAATGCGGGAAGGATCCAGAATTACATGTACTTTACCAGCAACTTGGCCAGGGGAAGCCGGCAGGCCTTTTACGATAACTTTTCTATCAGTAGTCACTTTTTTCTCCTCTTGTTTCGGTGCGCCACCATTTTCTTTATTACGACGGCTCCATACGGTTTCAGGGCGAGCTTGCAGAATCCAGATTTTGCCATCACGCTCGTCAACGCCCCATTCCATATCCATGTAGCAGCCATAGTGAGCTTCAATTTTCTTAGCATAGCCAGCCAGCTCAAGGATTTGCTCGTCGGTCAGCTTTTGCATGTTTTGTTCATCAGCAGGAACTTCGATTTCTTCGCAATCGCCGCCAGCTTTACGAACCATTTTAATATCTTGAGCATTTACGTTTTTCTCAATGATTTTGTTGGTTGCTTTTTCTACAGTGTAGTTGTCAGGAGTTACAGTACCTTGAACAACCAATTCACCTAAGCCCCAAGCACCTTCAATAAGGATGTTGCTGTCGTCACCAGTAGCAACGTTAACAGTAAACATAACGCCAGCCGCTTTGGAGAATACCATCATTTGAACAGCAGCAGACAGAGCTACTTCCAGATGATCAAAGCCTTGTTTTTCACGATAATATACAGCACGGTCGGTGAAGCAGGAAGCATAGCATTCCTTAACCTTTTGGATAACAGCTTCAGCGCCTTGAACATTCAGGTAGGTATCTTGTTGACCAGCAAAGGAAGCATCCGGCAGGTCTTCTGCAGTAGCAGAGCTACGAACTGCAACGAAGGGATTAACAGTATCTCTTCGTTTGCCCAGCTCGTCATAAGCTGCAGCAATTTCGTCTTGCAGGTCTTGAGGCATTTCTTTTTTCATGATAGCTTCACGAATTTCAGCGCATACCTCACGCAGTAATGCAGTATTATCAACATCAGTCAGTTTGCCAACCAGTGCTTTGATTTCTTCATCCAGACCAGTTTCTTTAAAGAAATATCTGTAAGCAGCAGCAGTAGTTGCAAAGCCGTAGGGTACGGGAACCTCTACTTTAGAAGTCATTTCGCCCAGAGAAGAAGATTTACCGCCAGCAATAGCAACGTCTTCTCTCTCCAATTGGTCAAACCATAATAAAAAAGCTTGTTCTTTCTCCATTTTCATGCTCCTTTAATAAATGTTGTAATAAACAATGTAATGATGTACTGATTAATTAACTTATCTCTAATATAGTGTATACTATATCATATTTGAGCCACATATTCAAGAACTTTTTCATAAATATTGTGAAATATTTAACAGTTTTCACGACATGGACAAATGCGCTCCCACAGTCTCTATCACCTAACGATGTATAGTCAAAATCATTTATTGACGCCGCCATGACGCCTAAAACTATATTTATTTCATATTATTTATGCTTGCTCCTAGCAGCTCATAGGCCTGCTCCCAATCCATTATTGAGGCCTGCCATATTGTACAAAATAACAGTCTGGCTTCGTGTCTTGGAAGAGCTACAATGCCCTGAGCACCAGCATAGGGCCAATTAGGTTGGATAACATATTCTCCATAGTCTCCAGTTGTAAGCTGTATAGACAGCTTAGGCTCATTTATCTGACACCATAGCACCTGCAAATAACGAGCCAGGCTTTCTTTAACAACTGCTACCTTACCCTTGCCAAGGTAAACGCCGCTCCAACACAGCAAAGCCTTATCCAAGAAAGCCTTATCTGCAGAAGCAGTCAATCTTGCTTCCATAAATGCAGCATAATGACAAGCATGGGTATATTCATGAACAAGGACGGATTGCAAATATGCCTTCATATCCAAGCCCTGCTTGTAGCAAATAGCTTCTATATTATTCATATATAAGGTTATCCTGCCCTCACTGCTGAACACACCACTCAGCTGTTGTTTAATCTCCAGCTCCTTTACTTTAGCAAGCAACCGCACCAGCTGCTGCCATAGCCTTGATTTAAAGCTTAAATCAGCTATAACATTTATTTCCTTCTCAAGCAGATAATAATCATGTTCTATCTGTAGCCAGACCTTTATACCACTAGCATCAATACTACGGCCATCTAAAAACAACGCCAGCTTTTCCAAAAAAGCTTTAAGCAATGATTTATGATATGCTGCTATATCTGCTTTTATAAAGCTATGCTGCAGACGCCTAAGCTCGGCTAACACATTATGCTTATTATATATACCATGTACCTTTACTCTTCTTTCTAAGGATAGACGCAGCTCAGGCATAGGATAATTTTCAGGAAAGCGCAGTCCCTGCTCAGCTAAAAAACCTATTGCTGTATCCGCTAACTTCTGCACCAATGGTACATAATCAGCCATCTCCTTAGCTTTCATTGCAAGCTTCACCAACCTTTGAATATCTAGCTTAAAATGTACACATAACCATAAATTATAGTATTTTTACACTTTTCCATTATCCTTAGCTTATCATTTTTCCCTATCTTGCGCAACAAAAGCATACCCTACTTGCTTTTAGCATAGCTATAACTGTACAAAAGTTACACTATTCACTTCATACCATTTATATGCTAAAATAGAAGAAAAAACAGGAGGCAAATTATGGAGCAAAATATCTATACTTATGCTGCCGACTCAACCATTCCCTTACTCTTTGACGACGGACATGGTGATTACAACCGCAGCTACGAACGTAACGATGATGATTTTGATTATGCAGATTATTCTACTGACCACCGAGATAATAACTTCCGCAATTTTGAAAAGAAACGCCGTAAAACAAAAAAAGAAATCATCGAAGACATGCTTAAACGTTGGGATTAAAAAACGCCTGCCAGAAAATTTACTGGCAAGCGTCTTTTTTTATGCTTAAAAAGCTATATTAAGTTTATCAACAAAACAATATTTCCAACTTTTTAGCTTAGCTAGCAAATAACCTCTTCTAGTGTAGTTTATAAACCGAAGAAGTATTGTAACAACCATAGAGTGAAGGTATGAAAATTATTTTTTTGCTGCTTCAGTTACAATTTGGTATACCCAACGAGCAGTGTTATACAAATCCTCTTCCTTCAAATACTCATCGGTGGTATGCACGTTGCTCATACCAGTTGCCAGCAGTGCACAAGGCAAGCCATAGCCACATAAATAGTTGCCATCACTGCAGCCACCTGTTGTTTTAAATTCTACGGAAAAGCCTAGCTTTTCAGCAGCCTTAGCTGCCAGCTTAACGCAATCATGGTCAGTGCTTACGGAAACAGCAGGAGATCCTTCAACAACCTCAAATTCAACCTTGCCATTGCCGGCTTCAACAACCTCTTTAATCAAAGCAATAGTATTGTCCTTTAATTGCTCCAGCTTAGGAACATTTAAGGAACGCATGTCGATAACAAATTTAGCTTCGGGGCAAACTATATTGCTGCCTAAGCCTGCATTGAAAACACCAACATTAAAGGTTGTTTCTTCATCGATACGACCATAAGCAGGCAGCTTGCTTAAAGCTTCAGCAGCCAGCATAATGGAGTTTACGCCTTCCTCAGGAGCAATACCAGCATGAGCAGCCTTACCCTTAACGGTTACATAAATATCGTACAGCTTAGGAGCAGCATAGGTAATTTCACCAGGTGCGCCACCAATATCCATGCAATAGCCAAAATCAGCCTTAATCCACTCCTTATCCATATTTACAACACCAAGGCAGCCAATTTCTTCACTAACAGTAAAGCACAGCTGAATATCACCATGGTCAGCGCCATTTTCCTTCAAAGCACGCACCGCCTCTAACATAGCAGCCACACCAACCTTATCGTCACCGCCTAAGGTAGTAGTGCCATCAGAATACAGCACGCCATCCTTACGAACAACCTTGGTACCAGTTGTAGGAGCAACAGAGTCCATATGTGCTTCAAAAAACAATACAGGTGCATCAGGAACATTGCCCTTTACATAGGCCCACACATTGCCACAGGTGCCACCAGTTTTAAGATGTGCATTATCCATCTCCGGCTCCAGGCCAAGCTCGCGCAGCTTAGCCATAATCAGCTCTGCCTCCTGCTTTTCGTCTTTACTGGGGCATGGAACGCTAACCAGCTCTATAAATTCATTAAGCATTCTTTCTTCATTAATCATGGTATCACCTCATCAAGATATTTCTTTTAGCTTCAACTAAAGCATTGAAAGTTAATCCTAAATATAAAGGGACGCGATATGAACTGCAATACAGTCACTACCAACGCCCCTCAAAATCAACAGTAATATTATTTTAGCACATGTTAAACCATTCTTCAACAACAGCATTACTCCAACCCATTGCTACCTGCAATATGGCATCTTGCTTTCAATATTGTAATCAACTGCTCTACAATCACATTAAGTAAATGCACTGCTAAAATATAAAGCCTAAAATAATCTCAAGACAACCTTTCTAAAGCTAATCAGAAAAACGCTTTCTAAGTACAAATCATCTAAGATTTTTAGATTTATTTCAGTTTTAAACAATACAAAACTTATGCTGCTATTCCTCGATAACGACCTTTGTGCCAACATTTACCAGCTTCTTCAACACCTCAACCTGAGAATTCTCTAAACGGATACATCCCTCTGAGGCCAAAGTACCGATTGACGCAGGATCATGAGTACCATGAATACCAATACCTCCCCATTGCCCCTTGCTCATCTCATCAGTATTGATGCTGATAAACCAGGGACCATAAGCTCCCTCAATAACACCCTTACCGTCGCCAAAATCGTGAGTCCAATAGGAAGCATCACAAATTTCATCAACATAGAAGGTGCCTGTGGGAGTCTTCATATCGCCTTCTTTTTCCTTCTGTCCAGGATTTTTACCTAATGCGCAGCCAGCACTAAACACTTCCTTGCCCTCATTATTGTAGTAATAAAGCTTGAATTCACTCTTTTTGATATAAATGTAGGATTTGTCATTTTTCTTTTCTACAACAGCCGAAGAATCCTTAACTGACTCATTAGACTTTAAAGCTCCTGTCTGATTAGTATCAACCTTTTCTGTATCCTTAGCAACATCTTTCTTTGCTGTATTTTCAGTTATCTCTTGTTTAACCTCTACAGTAGGAACAGGCGCCTCCACCACCTTGTCAACCTTTCCATCCACACCATTATCAGCGCCAAAATATTGCAGCGCCCCAATGCCCAAACCAGCACACACCAACGCCGCACCAATAATAGTAATCTTATTCATATATATACCTCCATAATTGGGTTTATTCTATTAATTATGTAGTATTCTGCTATAGGTTAATAAAGCAGGCAATTATGCTGATAATAAAAAACTGTGGAAATTTACCTGATGATAAAGATCCACCATTTTTATTTTTAGACTGATTTTTTATTTTACATATCAGCTTAATCATAGCAATATCTTGTACGCATTTTATGGATAAAGCCTATACCTACTACTGCAGCCATCAGCTCTGCTAATACTACAGAGCCCCAAATACCATCCACACCAAAAATTATGGGCAGCATGATGATGGCAGTGGTTTCAAACACCAACGTACGCAGGAAAGCTACCATAGCGGACACCGTACCATTATTAAGAGCTGTAAAGAATGAGGAGGCAAATACTGCCATACCCATGAACAGGAACGCAAAGGAGTACACAAAGAAGCCGTGAGTAGTAATTCTCATAAGTTCCTCATCATAACCAACATAAAGCTTAGCGATAGGATAAGCTAAAAGCTCCGATAAAGTAAAGATGCTTGTTGAGAATAAACCTACAACAACAATACTCTTTTTTAACAGACTCTTTAACTCATCGTGATTACGTGCTCCGTAATGATAGCCAATTACAGGAACGATACCACTGGAATAACCATTAAAAATAGAGGTAACAATCATACTGATATACATCAGCACGCCGTAAGCCGCTACGCCGTTTTCGCCAGCATATTTCAGCAGCTGAACGTTGTACAAAATACTGCCAAAGGAGGCAGACATACCGGACACAAGCTCGGATGAGCCGTTGGCAAAGCCTTGAAAGATAGCCTTAAAATCAATCACTGGCTTTGTTAAGCGTAATATACTGCTGTTTTTTCTAGCAAAGTAGATGATGGGAAATACACCGCCAACCAGCTGACCAATAGCAGATGCCGCCGCAGCGCCTGCTATACCCCATTCAAAGACTACGATAAACAGTGCGTCTAAAACGATATTAGTAACACCGGAGGCAATGGTTACCCAAAGACCTAGCTTAGGCTTTTCCGCAGTTATAAAGAACAGTTGGAACACATACAGCAAAATCCAAGCTGTCAATGCCAAAATAAAGATGTGACCATAAACAAGGCTTTGCTCCAATAGCTCACCATCTGCGCCAAACCATCTTACCAAGGGCTCCATAAAGAAGTAGCCAAAGATAGTCATAAACACGCCAAAGATTATAGAAATGTACACAAACAACGAGAATAAGCCATTAGCACGCTTTTTATCGCCCTCACCCAGGGTTTTAGAGACTAATGCACTGCCGCCTGCACCAAACATATAGCCAAACATTGCAAATATGTATAATACCGGCATGATAAAGTTGATGGCGGCCAAGGATGTTTTGCCAATATAGTTGGAAACGAAGATACCATCTATGACACCATACATAGAGGTACAAATCATCATTACGATGGAAGGAACAGTAAATCTTAAAAGCTTTTTATAAGTAAAATGATTGGATAATTTAATAGTATTCTTCATGATAATCACCAATCAGTCAGAGAAGCACTCTTCCCTGCTGATCCTACAACAAACGACAATATTTTAAGCACTAGATTTATATATTACAGCTACCATACTATTTCTTTTGATGCTCCTCCTCAAATGCTTCCTTAATGCTACGTCCAAAAAACTCAATAGCATCAACAAACTCCACAGAATATTTTGCAACAGTCTTTTGCAGTGCCTTTTGCTCTGCCTCATATACGAAGGCTAAAAAACCTTTAGCATATTCCCTGCCAGTATCCGTAAGCATTATCTGCATTTCTCTACGCTTGCCGGGAATGGCACTCATAGTTAAATAGCCTTCCTTTTCCCAACGCTTAACAATAGTATTGACTGATGTTTTGGGCACCAGCCACTCCTCCGATATCTCTCTTTGGGAATGGAATTCTCCATCGTCCAAGGCATACATTACGCACAGCTCTGCTCTTGATACTCTTTTCTTGTTAAAGCTTAAAAAATAAGCCTCATCAATGTTATATAAAGAGCGGTTTAATCTTCTTGCTATTTCTTTCATTATCTCACCCCTTAATTTTAAAGTACGTTATCGTACTTTAATTATAATTCGAGTACGTACTTTAGTCAAAACGTCCTATAGCTGCCTATAGCTTTATAGCTACAGCTATACGTAATTAAAAATAATAGAAGTTTGCGTCCTCACATTTCCTTCTACTTTGCCCTATTTCCGTAGCACTTTGCAGTAAAAAACAAAAAAGCCTGAGAAACGCATAATACATTTCTCAGGCAATTAATGTTTAATTTTTCAAAATTACTTTTCTGTAGTTTGCTTTTGCAAAGCCTCAGCCTTCTGGCGTGCCTTTTCTTTAACCTGGGTGCAAATTGCAGCCTGTGCCATAGCAACACCCTCAATAATACTTTCCCATTCTTCTCTAGCCGCAGGGTCCTCCATTCTCTCAGCAAAAGTTTTCTCTTTGTCTTTCATAAAACATCACTCCATCAATTAAACCCAAGCATCAGCCCCACCTGACGCACAGCAAAGGCTACACACCATGCCGCTGTCAGCTGATAACCAATAATCGCTAGCGTAATCCAGCCAGAATTCATCTCTCGTCTAATAGTAGCCAATGCTGCTACACAGGGCGGATACAGCAGGCAAAATACCAAAAAGGTAAAGGCGGTCAGCGGAGTGAATAGGCTGCTCAGCTCCGGTGCGTCACCGCTGCCAACTGCCAGCACAGATAAAGTACTGATTACGACCTCCTTGGCAGTAATACCTGTAATCAAGGAGGTTGCTGCCTGCCAGCTGCCAAAGCCAAGAGGAGCAAACAGTGGTGCTGCCAGCTTACCAATTGAAGCAATGATGCTATCACTGGCATCAACCATATAAAAACGAACGTCAAAGTTTTGCAGGAACCAAATCACAATGCTTACTAAAAAGATAACAGTAAAAGCCTTGTGAATAAAATCACTAGCCTTACTCCACATATGCATTAAAATATTACGTGCAGTTGGTAGACGATAAGCAGGCAGCTCCATTACAAAAGGGACCGGCTTGCCACTAAAAACCAGGGTATTTAAAAGCACACCAGATATAACAGCCGTCAATATACCTAAAAGATACAGCGCCATCATAACCAAGCCGCCATTTTCTGGGAAAAAGGCAGCAATGAAGATACCATAAATAGGCAATTTAGCGCTACAGCTCATAAACGGCGTCAAAATAATGGTCATCTTTCTATCACGCTCGCTAGCAAGTGTACGTGTTGCCATAATTGCTGGTACACTGCAGCCAAAGCCAATAATCATGGGCACGAATGAAGAGCCAGACAAGCCAATCTTACGCAGAAGCTTGTCCATAACAAAGGCCACACGTGCCATATAGCCACTATCCTCTAGCATCGATAAGAAGAAGAATAAAGTTACAATGGTTGGTAAAAATGACAATACACTGCCTACACCATTGAATACACCATCAATAATCAGCGAATGCATGGGCGGAGCAATATTCAGTGCTGTCAGACCAGCATCTGCCCCGGCAGTTACATAATCTATAGCCTCGCTTAACATATCACTTAAAAAGGCACCAATCATATCGAAGGTCAACCAAAAAACGGTGCTCATTATTAAAAGGAAGATTGGCAGGGCCAAATATTTATGAGTCAGATAATAGTCAATCTTTACAGAACGCAGCTGCGCATCTGTATGAAGTGGCTTGCGTACAGTTTTACAGCACAGCTCTTCAATATAAGCATAGCGCATGTCTGCCAAGGCAGCCTCCTTATCGGTATTCAGCGCCTGCTCCATTTCCTCAGTAAAATGGCCAATAATATCCTTTTCATTGGCAGTCAGCTGCAGCTCTTCATTAAAAATGTCGTCTCCCTCAATCAGCTTTGTGGATGCAAAGCGTAAAGGCAGCCCCTTACGACGAGCCTTATCTTCAATCAAATGTGCTACGGCATGAATAGCAGTATGCACGGGACCACTGCAAAAATCTAAGCGTTTAGGCAATGCTTTGTGCTCTGCTGTTTCTAAGGCACGGCGTACCAGCTCCTCCACACCTTCACCAGAGTTAGCAGTAATAGGCACAACGGGAACAGTCAACGCCTCCTCCATAGCACGAATATCAATGCTACCGCCACTTCCTACCAGCTCATCCATCATATTCAAAGCAATAACCATAGGAATATTCAGCTCTATGAGCTGTAAGCTTAAATACAAGCTACGTTCAATATTAGTTGCATCAATAACATTGATGATAGCATCAGGCTTATTATATAGAAGCAAATCTCTTGTTACAATCTCCTCAGAGGTGTAGGGAGATAGAGAATAAATACCGGGAAGGTCAATAACAGTAGAATCGGGAGCGTATAAAAGGGTACCCTCCTTTTTTTGTACTGTTACACCAGGAAAATTACCTACATGCTGATTACTTCCAGTTAAATAATTGAACAATGTGCTTTTACCACAATTTTGGTTACCAACAAGGGCAAAATGCAGTTTCATTAGCGTTCCTCCTCTAATACAACAGTAATTTTAGAGGCTTCATCAGCACGAAGTGTCAACTCATAGCCACGTAAAAAAATCTCTAGCGGATCACCTAAGGGAGCGCGCTTGCGCACCATTACTCTTGTCCGTGGAGTAAGACCCATATCTAATAAACGACGACGTAATATACCCTCGCCGCCTACAATTTGGATAATTCCAGTTTGCCCAATAGCCAATTTATCTAAGGTTAAGTTTTCCATTTTTTATCAATCCTATCACTTTTACATACAAAATATATAATAATGAAAACTATATCAAGTATAACTTTTCGTCATTATATTCCTTGGCTAACCATATATGCACAGTAAGCCATAATTAACTACAAACATTATATATTTCTGATACATCGGTGTCAATATTATCGATGCGGAAAATTATTATTAATTGCTTTTGTCGATAAATGTTGAACTTTAAAAATGAGAACGATTCTATAATTAAATTTCAGGCAGTAAAAAACTATAGGTTTCATTTATTATTTTTACGCATATTACACTAAATACACTTGACATTTCTCTACAAAATAG
>SAMEA103957795__coassemble_222_pt1 | contig 25838 bp, 24 predicted proteins | sample SAMEA103957795__metabat2_high_PE_002 | metagenome-assembled genome bin SAMEA103957795 (sample SAMEA103957795) | gut metagenome | biome: gut; material: feces | host: Canis lupus familiaris | collected 2014 | reverse complement strand
GAATATTTATGTCAATAATGTTAATTTATTTGTAAATATTTTATGAAAAACCCCTCTATAGCAGGCTTATCCTATTGCAAGAAGTGGGAAATAAAGATATAATGGTAAAAAGTGGGTTAATGTGGTGAAAAAGGGGGCGACTGATATGCTTTTAGGTGAATTCGAACATACCCTAGATGCAAAGGGTCGTCTTGCTATGCCTGCTAAGCTTAGGGAAAGCTTAGGCGGGAAATTCATCATTACCAAGGGCTTGGATGGCTGTCTTTTTGTTTATGATATGGAGCAGTGGCAGCTGTTGGAGCAAAAGCTGGCTGCTTTGCCCATGAGCCTTGGAGATGCCCGTAAGTTTACACGTTTTTTATTTGGCGGTGCCTGCGAGGCCGAGTGCGATAAGCAGGGCAGGGTACTGCTGCCACCTAACCTTCGTCGTCATGCTTCCTTGGAAAAGGATGCGGTGATTGTAGGTGTAGGCAATAGAGCTGAAATTTGGGATGCTCAGAAATGGGCTGAATATAACGATGCTAACGAGGAAAGCGTTAATGAATTAGCGGAGCAGTTAGCTAGCTTGGGAATTTAAGGGCGGAAAAAGATGGAATTTAAGCATGTAAGCATCCTGCTCAAGGAGAGCGTGGAGTTTCTTATAACAGATAAAAATGGTATTTATGTTGACTGCACTATGGGTGGTGCTGGTCATAGCAGGGGCTTTGCTTCTCAGCTAGAGGCGGGTGGTTTACTTTTAGGTATTGACCAGGACGCTGACGCGATAGCGGCTGCCTCTGAGCGTCTTTTGGGCAAGTTTACCTGTCAGACAGCAGTGGCACAGTCCAATTTTAAGGATTTTGCTAATGTATTAGACGCCAAGGGCATTGACCAAATAGATGGTATTTTCTTTGATTTGGGCGTGTCCAGCTATCAGCTTGATACTCCTGAGCGTGGTTTTTCTTATATGCATGACGGTCCTTTGGACATGCGTATGAATAAAAATGCTAAGCTTGATGCCGAGTACGTGGTTAATCACTACAAGGAGGAGGAGCTGGCAGATATTATCTACAGGTACGGTGAAGAGCGTTGGAGTAAGCGTATTGCTCAGTTTATTGTGGCGGCGCGTAAGGAAAAGCCCATTACCACCACCTATGAGCTTGTGGATATTATTAAAAGGGCTATTCCCAAGGGAGCAAGAATTGATGGTCCTCATCCGGCAAAGCGAACCTTTCAGGCAATCCGCATTGAGGTTAATAACGAGCTGGGAATTTTGGAGGATACCATCTGTACCGCTGTTGAGCGCTTAAAGAGCGGCGGTCGCATTGGTGTTATTACCTTCCATTCCCTAGAGGATAGAATTGTAAAGCAGGTTTTTGCTAGACTGGCTAAGGGGTGCACCTGTCCTCCGCAGCTGCCGGTTTGTGTATGTGGCAAAAAGCCACTTTTGAAAAAGGTTGGAAACATCGTTCCGTCCAAGGCGGAGGTTGAGGAAAATCCTCGCTCACGCAGTGCACGGCTTAGATATGCTATAAAGATTTGATGTGAAGGTGTTAATATGTGGGGCAAGGATTACGATAATTTAGCCAGAGACTATAGCCACGAGCGTTGGGCTGAGCAGCCCCGCCAGCAGGTGCGCGTTGTAGAAAGAAATGTACAGGAGAAGCCTGCAGTGGAAAGCAGCAGTGTGCTTGTACAGGTATGCAGTGTGGTTGGAGCTATTATGTTATTGACCTATGCTGCTGTTACTTTGCGCAGCTCTGCGTTGTCAGCGTGCAATAGAGAGCTTAGTGCTATGCATCGTTTAGAAACACAGCTCATTGATAAAAATAATGAACTGAGAATAGAGGTTGAGCAGCTGAGAGGTCCGGACCGTATTATTGGTTTTGCCGAGTCCAAGCTGGGTATGAGCGTTGCACGCAGCAATATTTATCTCAAAGCTGGTAATGTGCAGAACACGGGCTCTGCCATGGCTGTGGCTAACAAATAAACATAGCCTTTCAACTAGCTTTGTGGTATAATTTTAATAAGTTTTTTAGAGAGGCAGCCTTTTGGCTGCTCTTTCAATTTAGGAGGTAAGTTTATGGAAAAGCGTTTAGCTCTTCTCCTTGAAAAGCTGCCCCAGGCCAAGGTTTTGGGTGCTGCTGATAAAGCTATTACTGATGTTACTGCTGACTCCCGCGTGGTTGTACCGGGAAGCTTATTTATCTGCCTGAAGGGCGCTACTGTTGACGGTCATAAATTTATTAAAATGGCTGCGGAAAAGGGTGCTGCTGCGGCACTGGTAGAGGATATTCCCCAGGAAATACCCCAGGGCATGACTATTATCCAGGTTGCTGATACTCGTGCGGCTATGGAGGAGGTTGTTCCCTTCTTCTTTGATTATCCTGGCAAAAAAATGCGTATGCTGGGTGTAACCGGCACTAACGGCAAAACAACCTCCACCAATATCATGCGTTTGATTCTGCGTAAGGCTGGCTATAAGGTTGGTCTTATTGGTACTATCAATATCATGATTGAGGACGAGGTAACAGAGTCTCACAATACTACTCCTGACGTAGTTGATTTGCAAAAGGCGCTGTATGTAATGGAATGTGCTGGCTGCGATTATGTTGTCATGGAGGTTTCAAGCCATGCTTTGGCCTTAAAGCGTGTGGCAGGCATTGAATATGATTGTGGCGTGCTGACTAATATTACTCAGGACCATCTTGATTTTCATGGCACCTTAGAAAACTATCGTGATGCTAAAAGCTTGCTTTTTGAACATTTGACTGATGGTTTAAAGCCTAATAAAAATGCTGTGTTCAATATGGATGACCCCAGCTCTGCTATTATCAAGGAGCGTACTAAGGCTAAGTCCTGGACCTATGGCAAGGAGCACACTAATGATATTTACCCCATCAGCTTTACTGTTGAGGCTAAGCATATGCAGCTGAAGCTGGCAACTCCTGTGGGCGAAATGGATTTAGAGCTGAAGATTACCGGCGAGTTTAACGTATACAATGTTATGGGCGTTGTTGCTGCTATGCTGGCAGAAAATATTGATAAAGAAATTATCTGCTCTGTTTTAGATGGCTTTGATGGCGTTCCCGGACGCTTCCAGCTGGTTGAGGCTGGTCAGCCCTATACTGTAATTGTTGACTATGCACACACTCCTGACGGCTTGGAGAACGTGCTGAAGACTGCGCGCTCCATTACTAGAGGCAAGCTGTGGGCTGTGTTTGGCTGCGGTGGTGACCGTGACAACAAAAAGCGTCCTATTATGGGCGGTATTGCTTTAGAGCTGGCAGATAATGTTGTTGTAACCTCTGATAATCCTCGTACTGAGGACCCTGAGAAGATTATTGACCAAATCTTTGTTGCTTTGGAAAATGTTCCTGAGGGCAAAAGAGTTGCACGTGTAGCTGACCGTAAGGAGGCTATTGAATATGCGCTGGCTAATGCTGCTGATGATGATGTTATTATGATTGCAGGCAAGGGCCACGAAAATTATCAGATTCTGAAGGACAAAACCATTCACTTTGATGATAAAGAGGTTGTTTTAGAATACTGGAGTGATAAAAAATGATGAAGGCCAGTGAAATCATTGCGGCTACAGGTGCTGCAGTGAGCGATTTTGATTTTACAGGTGTTACCACTGATTCTCGTGCGGTTCAGCCTGGTGAGCTTTTTGTAGCTCTTGTAGGCGATAAGTTTGATGGCCATGACTATTGTGCCAAGGCTGTGGAGCTGGGGGCACGCGGCGTGGTTATCTCCCATGATATTGAGGCTTTGCCTGATAATGTGGCAGTCTTTAAGGTAGAAAATACCCTGACTGCCTATCAGGAGATTGCTCGTGCTTATAGACGTAAATTTGCTGGCTTGAAGGTATTTGCTATTACAGGTTCTAACGGCAAAACCTCTACTAAGGATTTGCTGGCGGCTTGCCTTGGTGCTAAATATAAGGTTGTTAAGACTCAGGGCAATTTTAATAACGAAATTGGCCTGCCTAAAACCTTGCTCAGCATTGAGCCGGATACAGATATTGCTGTAGTTGAAATGGGCATGCGTGGCTTGGGGCAAATTGCAGAGCTGTGCGATATTGCCGAGCCTGACAGTGGCCTTATTACCAATGTTGGCGAAACCCATATGGAGCTTTTAGGAAGCATGGAAAATATTGGTAAGGCCAAGGCGGAAATTGTTGAAAAGCTGCCTGCTGAGGGCTTTGCTATTTTAAATGGCGATAATGAATATGTGCTGAAGGCTGCTGAAAAAACTAACGCTAAGGTTGTTTACTTTGGTTTAAGCGATAAATGCGATTATTGTGGCAGTGATATTACTACTACTGCCTTAGGCACTAATTTTACCTGTACTGAAAAGGCAACAGGCAAAGCTGTGCAGGTGCGTTTGCAGCTGATTGGTGAGCACAATGTTTATAATGCCTTAAGTGCTATTGCCGGTGCTGCCTGCTATGGAATTAGCTTAGAGGATAGTGCTAAGGCCTTGGCAACTGCAAGGCTGACTGGCAGTCGTCAGGAGATTATCTACATTGGTGATATTACCTTTATCAATGATGCCTATAATGCCAGCCCTGCTTCTATGGAGGCTGCCTTAAAGACTTTGGCTGAGGCCAAAAAGGCTGCTAAAAACGCTCGCAGTATTGCTGTTTTAGCAGATATGCTGGAGCTTGGTGCTATTTCTGAGGATGCTCATAGACGAGTTGGCAGCTGGGCTGTAGAATATGGTACTGATTTGGTACTGACATATGGTGATGAGGCTGCCTATATCAGTGACCAGGTAGAAAAGCTGGGTGGCAAGGCTATGCACTTTGCTAATCGTCAGGAGGCAGCCGATAAGCTGCGTCAGCTGGCGGATGCAGGTGATATTATTCTGCTTAAAGGCAGTAACTCTATGCAGGTTGGCAAAATGCTGGAGCTTTTTAAATAAGCTAATTCAATATAGATTTAGGAGATATATAGTATGTTTTCAGAAATGGGTGTTTTGGCAACAGCCTTTGCTGTTTGCGCCATTATTGGACCCTTCTTGATTCCGTTTTTACACAGAATTAAATTTGGACAAAGCATTCGTGGCTGCGGTCCCGAAAGCCATATGAAAAAAAGCGGCACTCCTACTATGGGTGGTTTGATGATGATTGCAGCCATCATTGTAGCAATGCTGATTTGGGGTGAATTTACTCCCCACGTTATTATTGGTATGGTGCTTTTAGTTGGCCATGGCATTATTGGCTTTATTGATGACTATATCAAGGTTGTTATGAAGCGTAATTTAGGCCTGACTGCTGTGCAAAAGTTTTTGATGCAGTTTATTATGGCAGGTGCCTATGTGTACTATGCTGAGCACTTTATTAAGAACACTACCGTTTGGGTGCCTGGCTTTAACTGGATGCTTGATTTAGGCTGGGGCTATTATGTGCTGGTATTCTTACTTTTAGTAGGTACTACCAATGCAGTTAACCTGACTGATGGCCTGGATGGCCTGGTATCCTTTGTTACACTGCCTGTGGCCATTGTTTATAGTGCTATTGCTTATTTAGCTGGCTTTAGTGATATGAGCTGCTTTGCTATGGCTATTGCCGGTGCCTGCTTAGGCTTTTTGCTGTTCAACCGTTATCCTGCCAAGGTGTTTATGGGTGATACAGGCTCCTTAGCTTTAGGTGGCGGTATTGCTGCTTTGGCACTGGTAACTCGTACGGAGCTGCTTTTGGTGCTTTTAGGCGGTGTGTACGTAGCGGAGGCTGCCTCTGTAATTATTCAGGTAACCTATTTTAAGCTGACTCATGGCAAGCGCATTTTCCGTATGTCACCCTTACACCATCATTTTGAGCTGGGTGGCTGGCGCGAGACCAAGGTTGTAGCAGTATTTACTGCTGTAAGCTGTATACTTTCCATGGCTGCCTTTTCTTTGTGGGTATCCTGGGTTATAGAAAAATTATCCAATTTTTAATAATTAAATAAAAGATTTTAGGAGGCTTTACCATGGCTGAGCAAAAGGCCGTTATGGTTTATGGCGCCGGCATTAGCGGACGCGGTGCTGCAGAGGTTTTAGTGCAGCAAAACAAGAGAGTCTATTTATATAATGATACAGCCTGTCAGCTGGATGCAGCTTTACTGCAAAAGCTAGAGGCTTCCTGTGGTGGCTTTGTCTGCGGCACAGCATCCTTTGAGGAGCTGCTTCCGCAGGTGGAGCTTATTGTGCTTTCACCGGGTGTGCCTGCAGATTGTGAAAACGTGCTGTTGGCAGAGCAAAGTGGTGTAGAGGTTATTAGCGAGGTTGAGCTGGGCTACCGTTTATTTGGCGGTCATATTGCAGCTATTACCGGTACTAATGGTAAAACAACAACTACTACTCTTGTAGGTGAAATGCTGAAGCGTCTTAGTGTACCCTCTGCAGTTGGTGGCAACATTGGCTTGGCACTTTCTAAGGAGGTTGAGCAGCTGCCTGAAAATGGCTGGCTGGCAGCGGAGCTGTCCAGCTTTCAGCTGGAAAAGGTGCAAAGCTTTTGCCCTGACATTGCAGTGGTGCTGAATCTTACTCCTGACCATTTAGAAAGACACCATACCATGAAGGCTTATGGTGACGCTAAAAAGCGTATTTTTACTCAACAGGGACCGCAGCAGGTAACTGTGTTGAATTATGATGACCCTGAGGTTCGCAGCTGGGCGGACGAAAGCAAGGGACAGATTTGCTTCTTTAGCAGAAAAGAAGAGCTGGAAAACGGCATTTTTATGCAAAACGGCGATTTTGTGATAAAATGGAAAAATGAAACCTTTAAGGTTTGCAATATAAAGGAAATGCACCTTTTTGGTGGTCATAATGAGGAAAATGTTTTGGCTGCCATTGCCTGTGGCTTCTTTGCAGGCGTAAGCATTGCAGATATTGCTGATGTGCTGCGTAATTTCCGCAGTATTGAGCACCGTCTGGAATATGTTAAAACCATTAAGGGTGTTCCTTATTATAATGATTCTAAGGCTACTAATACTGATTCTACAGTTAAAGCCTTGGAGGCCTTTGAAAACGGCCACATCATTTTGCTTGCTGGTGGTCATGATAAACTGACACCCTTAGAGCCAATGATGGAGGTTATTAAGGAGAAGGTTGATACCTTGATTTTATTGGGAGAGGCAAGGGAACGCTTTAATGCTGCTGCAGTAGCCTGTGGCGTACCCCATATTATGCTGGCGGATTCCTTTGAGGAGGCTGTTAATATGGCCTATAAGCTGGCTCAGCCACCACAGGTTGTGCTTTTGTCACCTGCCTGCTCTTCCTTTGATATGTTCAAAAACTACCCCGAGCGTGGCCGTTGCTTTAAGAATTTAGTGCAAGGCCTTGCTGAGTAGGGAGGAGGAAAAATTGTGAAGGTTATTCTTTCCGGTGGTGGCACCGGAGGACATATCTATCCTGCTCTGACCATTGCTGATAGTATTAAAAAGCTGCGTCCTGATGCAGAAATTATTTTTGTTGGTACTAAGGCTGGCTTGGAAAAGGATATTATACCTCGCTACGGTTATCCTTTAAAATTTATAGAGGTAGCAGGCTTTCGCCGCAGCTTAAGCATGGATACTTTGCGTAGTGCTGGTAAGCTGTTTGAGGGCCTGTATGACGCATATAAAATTGTTAGTGAAGAAAAGCCTGACCTGGTAATTGGTACAGGTGGCTATGTGTGCGGACCAGTGGTCTTTACTGCTGCCCTACAGGGAATTCCTACCTGTATTCAAGAGCAAAACGCTATGCCTGGTGTAACTAACAAAATTCTTTCACGCTTTGTAAAGAAGGTTTTTTTAGGCTACGAAGAGGCTGGCAAATATTTTAAGCATGGTGCTGAGCTGGTTTATACGGGCAACCCCATCCGTACTGCCATCTTAGAGCATGAGCGTGCTGAGGCCTATACAGAGCTGGGCTTGGATAAGAATAAAAAGACTATTCTTGTTTCCGGCGGCAGTCGTGGTGCACGCAGCATAAATAATGCCATGGTTGAGGTAGAGCTTGCTTTATCAGGTCGTGGTGACGTACAGGTGCTCCATGCAACTGGTGATGTTAATTATGAGTCTCATATGCAGGCTTTAAAGGACAAGGGTGGCATTGGCGATAATATTATTGTTAAACCATATTTGCACAACATGCCTGTAGCCTTAGCCGCTGCAGATTTGGCTATCTTCCGTGCTGGTGCTATTGGTCTGGCCGAGCTGATGGCTAAGGGAATACCATCAGTTTTGGTTCCTTACCCCTACGCAACTGCCAACCACCAGGAGTTTAATGCTCGTGCTGTAGAGGACCAGGGAGCAGCTCGTGTAATTCTTGATAAGGAGCTTAGTGGTGAAAAGCTTATTGAAGCCATTGAGCATTTGCTGTTACATAATGATGAATTAGAAAAGATGAAATCCGCAGCTAAATCTCTTGGCAAGCCTGAGGCAGCAGATGTTATTGCTAAGCAGGCTTTAGGTTTAGTCGGAAAATAGAGGGAGGTTCTCCTGTGATTGAAAACAAATTGAAGGATTTGCATAATATACATTTCATAGGTATTGGCGGAGCTGGTATGAGTGCCTTGGCTTACGTATTGATTAAACGTGGCTATGATGTAAGCGGCTCTGATATTAGTGCTGGTCATATGTCTGCACGATTGGCAGAGGAGGGTGCCATGGTATTTTTAGGCCATGATGCCTGCCAGGTTAATGATGCTGATGCTGTAGTTGTTTCCACTGCTATTCATCCTGAAAATGCAGAGCTGAAGGCTGCTAGAGAGCAGGAAATTCCTGTTCTGCACCGCAGCGATGTTTTGGCGGCTTTGCTCAATCAGGCAGATGGTGTAGCTATTGCCGGTGCTCATGGTAAAACCACAACCAGTGCTATGATTTCCTGCATTGCTGCAGAAAGCGGTATTGATCCTACCGTTGTTATTGGTGGCGAGGTTAGTGTATTGGGTGGCAATGCACGTAACGGCAAGGGTAATTACCTTGTGGCAGAGGCAGACGAAAGCGATGGCTCCTTCCTTAAGCTGTATCCCTGCATGGCTGTGCTGACCAATATTGAGGATGACCATTTGGACCACTACGGTACTGAGGAAAATATTTATGCAGCCTTTAAGAAATTTTTAGGCAATATCCGCGAAGGCGGCAAGGCTGTGCTGTGCATTGACAATGATAAGGTGCGTCGTTTAGCAGGCGAGATTGATAAGGAAGTTATTACCTATGGCTTAGAGGATTCTGGTGCTGATTATGTGGCTAAGGAAATTACCTATGATGTTAATGGTACTACCTACAAGCTGTATTATAAGGGTGAATTTTTGACCGAGGTACATTTAATTGTTCCTGGTCGTCATAACGTGCTTAACTCCATTGGTGCCTTTGCTGCTACAAGAGAAATGGGTATTGAAATTAAGTCCATTTTGTCTAGCTTGGCTAAATTTGGCGGTGCTAAGCGTCGTTTTGAAACTAAGGGCAAGGTTAATGGTGTTTGGGTAGTTGATGACTATGCTCATCATCCTACCGAAATTGGCGTAACCTTAAGTGCTGCTCGTCAAACCAAGCCAGAAAGACTTATTTGTGTATTCCAGCCCCATCGCTATAGCCGTACACAGCTGCTTTTTGATGAATTCTGCAGCTGCTTTAAGGAATGTGATGAGCTTATTGTTACTGATATTTATGCAGCCAGCGAGGTTCCTATTCCTGGCGTTACCAGTGCTAAGTTGGTAGAGGGTATAACTGCTGCAACCGGTCAAAAGGTGCAATACATTCCCAGACTGCATAAGGCTGAGGAATATTTAGAGCTGGAGGCTAAGCCCGGCGATTTGATTATGACTATTGGCGCCGGTGATGTTTTCAAAATTGGTGAAGAATTAGTAAGAGAATTGGAGAGAAACATAAATGAATAAGCAGGATGTTGTTGCTGTAGTATTAGGTGGACCCTCATCCGAAGCAGAAATTTCTCGTGTAACCGGTGCTGCTATTGCAGGCGCTTTGCGCGAAAAGGGCTACAATGCTCAAGAGGTTGAGCTGGAGCCTGCAAATTTAATTCCTACTCTGGAAAAAATGGGAGCAAAGGTTGTGTTTAACGCGGTTCATGGTATGTATGGTGAGGATGGACGCTTGCAAAGCATTTTAGAGGCTGCAGGCATTCCCTATACAGGCTGTGGCGTGCTGGCTAGTGCTGTTGGTATGGATAAGGCTGCAACTAAAAGATTTCTGCAATCTGCAGGCATTTCTTCTCCGCGCTGCTTGATTATCAACCGTCGTGATGCTAAGGACCTGGATGCTGTAGAGAAAGAGATTTTAGCTAATTTCTCCATTCCTGTTGTTATTAAGGCAGCAACTCAGGGCTCCAGCATTGGCGTACATATTGTTAAGGATGCTAAGGATGTTAAAGAGGCTGTAAGTGATTGCTTCAAATATTCTGCAGACGTGTTGGTTGAAGAGTGCATCAAAGGCAAGGAGCTGACCGTAGCAATGATGGAGGATGGTGACGAAATTCGTTGTCTGCCTGTAATCTGGATTGCTCCTCATTCCGGTGCTTATGATTTCCATTCTAAATATACTAAGGGTGCAACTGATTATCATTGTCCTGCACCGCTGTCTGAAGAGGTAACTGCACATGTACAAAAGCTGGCTCTGGATACCTACAAGGTATTAGGACTTAGGGGCGTTGCTCGTGTAGACGTAATGCTGGATGAAAATAATCAGGGCTATGTTTTGGAGGCCAATACCATTCCTGGTATGACTGCTACTAGCCTGGTGCCCAAGGCTGCAGCTGCAGTTGGCATCAGCTTCCCCGAGCTGTGCGAAAAAATTCTCCTTAGTGCAAATTAATTTATCCATCCCTTTTAATATGTTTTAAGTATGTCAATGTAGGAGGTGCAGTCCATGCAGCCAACAATAGATAGAGTGCATGAACGACGCAGAAAAAAACGTTTGCGCAGGCTGTGCCGTATAGTCTGCATTGCTGCAGTTGGCTATATGCTTAATTGTGGTTGGAACTACGTTCATAATCCAGATTTTGCCTTTGGCAGTATTTCTGTGCGTGGTACAAGCCTGCTGACGGATGCTGACCTTGTTAAAATGGGTGGCAGCCAAATGCCCTTAAATCTTTTTAATATTAGCCTTAGCCGTATGCGTGAAGCCTTAAATCATGATATACGCTTTCATAGTGCAGAGGTTGCTTATAGGTTTCCGTCCCATATTCAGGTAATTGTTCAGGAAAGAGAGCCTGCTCTTTATGTTTCTAATTCCTATCGCAGCTACTTTAAGGTAGATTATGGCGGTGTGGTTTTAAGCGTAACTACAGGTATTCCTGATGCTAAGGCTCCTGTGCTGATTGGAGAAAAATGTGGCAACCTATTTATAGGTGATAAAATTGTCAATCAGGATGTGCTTAATATTATAGACTTTCTGAAAAACATTGATGGTGAGGCCAGAGACAGGATTACAGAAATTGCTGTTGATGATAAAGGCAATGTTAAGCTGAGCATGCGCAATAGCTTTCCTATACTTATAGGACATGCGGATGAAATCACTGACAAAAGTAATATTTTTATGACCGTATTTAAAGAAATAAAAAATAAAAGTATTGATGCTGAATATATTGATTTGACATTTGCTAAGCCATATATTAAGCTAATACCAAGTGATTCTAACAAAGCAATGACTTAATTAGAATGATTTTATTAGAGTTCAAGGCTATTTGCTTATTGGTGTAAGAAAATGAGGGAAACAAAATGAAAGAAATCTTAACCATGGATGTTAAGGGTAAAATTTTAGTGGCTATAGTATTTATGGTTTTAGGCTTTATGCTTTCTGTACAATATAGAACCACCGAAATGCAAAAGACCATTCGACTGGAACGCGTCGAGGATCTGTCCGAGCGTCTGAAGGTTATGGAGACTGAAAACAAAAAATTGCTGGATGAGCTAGATAAGCTACGACGTCATGGCAGCGAGCCAGCTGTGAAGGCAGAGCTGGAGCGTCTGAATATTATGGCTGGTGCTACTGATGTAGTAGGACCTGGCATCGAAATTGTTTTGGACGACAGCAATATTTCTAAAAAAACAAGAGATAACCCCAATCTTTACATTATTCATGATGAGGACCTGATGCGTGTTTTAAACGAGCTGCGTGCTGCTGGCGCAGAGGCAATTTCTATTAACGACCAGCGTATAGTTGCTATGAGCGAAATTCGCTGTGCAGGACCTACTATCTCTGTGAATAATGTACGTAGTGCACCTCCCTATGTGATTAAGGCGATTGGCGAGCCTGAAACCTTGACCAGTGCTTTAAAGCTGCGTGGTGGTGTTGTAGAAACCTTCGAGTTCTGGGGAATTCAGGTTAAAATCAAAAAAGAGGATAAAGTGGCTATTAAGGCTTTAAAAATGCTGCGTACCCACGAATATGCTAAATCCGTTGAAAAGAAGGAGGTAGCACAATGATTGCTTATGCTATTGTTGGTCTTGTTATCGGTGTAACTGCCGGTATTTATTCTCCCTTCACTGTTCCGCCTGAATACGCAAGGCTTTTGGCAGTTGCGGTTATGGCTGGCCTGGATGCTGTTTTAGGCGGTGCCCGCGCCTCTATGGACGGTAATTATGATACGGAAATCTTTATTTCCGGATTCTTTATCAACGGTATTTTAGCAGCGTTTCTCTGCTATAGCAGTGACATGATAGGTATTGATTTGTACATGGTAGCAATACTTATCTTTGGCATGCGATTATTCCAAAATTTGGCAATCATCAGACGTCTTTATATGGGAAAATAATTTTCAGCGCAGGCAGGAAATTTACCAATAGACGTTGAAATGTATATGGACACTATATTTACTATTCCGGTTATTAATAAAAACCCAGAATAAGGGGGCACGTGAAATATGTTTGATGATATCGAAACTACCTTTGATAATTTAGCCAACATCAAGGTTATTGGCGTTGGTGGCGGCGGTAACAATGCGGTTAACCGTATGATTACTGCAGGTGTGCAGGGCGTAGAATTTATTGCTGCTAACTGCGATGCACAGGCTTTGCTGCTTTCTAAGGCAGAAACTAAAATACAAATTGGCGAAAAGCTTACTAAGGGCTTAGGCGCAGGCGGTAACCCTGAGATTGGTGAAAAATCCGCAGAGGAATCCCGTGATATGATTATTGAAGCGCTGCGTGGCGCTGATATGGTTTTTGTTACAGCTGGTATGGGTGGCGGTACTGGTACCGGTGCTGCTCATGTAGTTGCAGAATGTGCTAAGGAAATTGGCGCTCTGACTGTAGGCGTTGTAACCAAGCCCTTTAGCTTTGAAGGCAAACGCCGTATGAATCAGGCTGAAAATGGTATTACTAATTTGAAGGAAAAGGTAGATACCCTTATCACTATTCCTAATGACCGTTTGCTGCAGGTTATTGACCGTCGTACCTCCATGCTGGATGCCTTCCGTATTGCCGATGACGTTCTGCGTCAAGGTGTACAAGGTATTTCTAACCTGATTGTTGTACCTGGTTTGATTAATGCAGACTTTGCTGACGTTAAAACTATTATGACCAACGCTGGTAGTGCTTTGATGGGTATTGGTACTGCTAAGGGCGAAGGTGGTGCTAAGGCTGCTGCTGAAGCTGCTATTAAGAGTCCCTTGCTGGAGGCTTCCATTGAAGGTGCACAGGGTGTTCTCTTCAACATCACTGGTGGTAAAGAGCTGTCCCTGTTTGATGTAACCGAGGCATCTAATATCATTACCGAAGCTGTCGATCCTGATGCTAACATCATCTTTGGTGCTGTTATCGACGAAAGCCTTGAAGATGAAATCCGCGTTACTGTTATCGCTACAGGCTTTGAAAAACGCGCTCCCTATGTTAAAGAAAATTCTGGCTTTGGCGCTGGCACTGGCGTAAAGCACATTAATAATGGCGAAAGCCGTCCCGGAACCTTTGATCCGTCTAGACCCTCTAGCAACGAGATTCCGCCTTGGCTGCGCAGATAATTAAATAAGAATTTTTGAATCCTGACTATCTTTAAAAGATGGTCAGGATTTTTTGTACATATTCCCACTCTTATCAAAACCATATATAGTATTTTATGTATATACCACAATATGTAGTAGAAAAATATTAATGTGTATGCTATAATGTAAAAAATACTAATAAAATGATGTAGTAGTGTATCCCACATATAATATATGTTAAAAATACTAAGGAGGAAAATATTATGAAGTGTCCGTTTTGTTCTTATCGGGACAGCCGCGTTGTAGATAGCCGTTCTGTTGAGGAAGGCAGCTCCATTCGTCGCCGTCGTGAGTGTCCGCAGTGTGGTCGTCGTTTCACTACTTATGAAAAGTATGAGGAAGCACCTTTGGTGGTTAGTAAGAAGGACGGACGTCGTGAATTATTTGACTCTAAAAAGCTTTTGGCAGGTCTTTTGAAGGCTTTTGAAAAACGTCCTGTTTCCTATGAAAAAATTCAGGAGATTGCAGACAGCATTGAGCGTGAGCTGCGTATGAGCGGTGAAAACGAGATTGATAGCTCTGTGATTGGTGAAATTGTTATGAAGCATCTGGAGCAGACTGACCAGATTGCTTATGTACGTTTTGCTTCTGTTTATCGTCAGTTTGCTGATGTTAAGAACTTTATGCAGGAGCTGGAGCGTATTATGGATAAAAACAAAAAGGAAGAGTAGGTGACGTTATATGAAAAAGATAAAGGTTATGCTGGCTGCCTTGGCTGCGATGCTGGTTATGTCTACCACTGCGTTTGCATCTGAAAATACTACTGAAAGACTTTTTACTTTCTCTAATAACAATGATGGCGCAGTTAAAGAGGTTAATTATTATCTGGAGCACGGCAGCGAGGTTAAATATCTGCACACTGCTGCTAAAACCACTGATAGCACCGTTATCATTACTGTAGTTTTGGAAATTCCTAAGGGAACCATGGACTATAAGGATTATAAAAAGCTGTAACATAAAGAAGGCCTCCTCTGCATGAGCAGGGGAGGCTGTTTTCATAGTAAAATGATTTTTAATTATTATATCTTTACGTTTAATAAGAAAAAGCCACGGCATTAAAGCAGCTTTTCTTTGGTAACACTATATGGAGAGACGATACGCGAAAGCCATGCCGTCTCTATATTTATATTGTGGGCGGATATTATCATCCTGTCCATAAAATGCAAAAAACCTGCTCCGAAGAGCAGGTTACTTGTAAAATCAATGCCAAAGGGCAAATTATGCCATAGCGTTAACTTTTTTAGCAAGTCTGGATTTTTTGCGAGCTGCAGCATTCTTGTGGATAATACCTTTGCGAGCTGCTTTATCGATCAAACCGGAAGCAACAGCTAATTTAGCTTGAGCGTCTTCTTGAGCACCGGTTTCGGTAAGAGCTACAACATTGCGAGAAGCTTTACGGAGAGCTGCTTTAATCGGACCATTTTTTGCACGACGTTCTGCGTCGGTTTTTACACTGCGTACGGAAGATTTAATGTTCGGCAACGAATTTCACCTCCTGAATTTTCTTGTACTCGAATATTCTACCACGTGTGGCGTGATTGTGCAAGGGGTTTCCGCAATTTTCTTTAATATAAGTGAAAATATCTGCAAAAACCTGATGAATAGGATTTTTTGGGATGTAAAAGGTCCCGTTGTAATCTAAATTATGTAAAAAGTTTTTTGCAGAGCAAAGATAGCGGTGTTTAGCTTATTGCAAGTATTGGACAGTAAATGCTATAATAAATAGTACTGATAAATTTTATTGAAAAAGGAGCTTATGATGGAGCAGAAAAAAATTCGTAACTTTTCTATTATCGCCCACATTGACCATGGCAAATCTACTCTGGCTGATAGGCTTATTGAATATACAGGCACCTTGACCAAGCGTGAGATGGAGGAGCAGATTTGTGACTCTATGGATTTGGAGCGCGAGCGCGGTATTACTATTAAGGCTCAGGCTGTTCGTAGCATTTATCATGCTCGTGATGGCCAGGATTATATGCTGAACTTTATTGATACCCCTGGTCACGTTGACTTTACCTATGAGGTTTCTCGTGCTTTGGCTGCGTGCGAGGGTGCGCTGCTGGTAATTGACGCTACTCAGGGTATTGAAGCGCAAACCTTGGCCAATGTATATCTTGCTTTGGACAATGATTTGGAAATTATTCCCGTTATTAACAAAATTGACCTGCCTAGTGCTGATCCCGAGCACGTTAAGCGTGAGATTGAGGACGTTATAGGCATTGATGCTTCTGATGCTATTTTGTGCAGTGCTAAAACCGGCATTGGCATTGAAGATGTTTTAGAGGCTATTGTAGAGCGTGTACCCGCTCCTAACGGTCCTGAAGAGGCACCCTTAAAGGCGTTGGTGTTTGACTCTAAATTTGATGCCTATAAAGGCGTTGTGCTGTATGTCCGTGTTATGGAGGGCTGCCTGCGCAAGGGCATGAAAATCCGCATGATGGCAACTGGTGCAGAGTTTGAGGTAACCGAGGTTGGTTACTTTAAGCCTGGTATTGTAAGTGTTGACTCCTTAGATGCAGGTCATGTAGGCTTCTTTGCTGCTTCTATTAAGAATGTACGTGACGCTCGTGTTGGTGACACTGTTACTGGCGTAGCAAATCCTGCTGATAAGCCTTTATCTGGCTATCGCAAGGCTACTCCTATGGTTTACTGCGGTCTTTATCCTGTAGAAAACTCTGATTATGATAATTTGCGTGATGCGTTGGAAAAGCTGCAGCTGAATGACGCCTCCTTAGTATTTGAGCCTGAAACCTCTAATGCTTTAGGCTTTGGCTTCCGTTGCGGCTTTTTGGGATTGCTGCATATGGACGTTATCAAGGAGCGCTTGGAGCGTGAATATAATCTGAGCCTGATTACTACTGCGCCTAACGTAATTTATCAGGTGTTCCGCACCAATGGCGATGTGGAGATGGTGGATAATCCGTCCCTGTTCCCTGATCCTACTGTTATTGACCATGTAGAGGAGCCTTTTGTGGCTGCTACCATTATCGTACCTAAGGATTATGTTGGTGCAGTTATGGAGCTGAGCCAGGAAAAACGTGGTGAGTATGATAATATGACCTATCTTGATGATACTCGTGTTATGATTCACTATGCGTTGCCTTTGAGCGAGATTATTTATGACTATTTTGATCGTCTGAAATCTGCAACTCGTGGCTATGCTTCCTTAGACTACGAGCTGTCCGGATATCGTTATTCTAATCTGGTTAAGCTTGATATCCTGTTAAATGGTGACCCTGTGGATGCTTTGTCTGCGATCGTACACAAGGATAGTGCTTCTGTTCGTGGTCGTCAGCTGGTAGAAAAGCTGCGTAGTTTGATTCCTCGCCAAATGTTTGAAATTCCTGTTCAGGCAGCTATTGGCAATAAGATTGTTGCCCGTGAAAACGTGCGTGCTATGCGTAAGGACGTTTTGGCAAAATGCTATGGCGGTGATATTAGCCGTAAGCGTAAGCTGCTGGAAAAACAAAAAGAGGGTAAAAAGCGCATGAAGCAGGTTGGCTCTGTAGAGCTGCCGCAAGAGGCATTCATGGCTGTTCTGAAAATGGACTAAAAATAAATTTAAGGTTGCGAGGTTATCATAAGATAGCCTCGTACTTTTATTATGTAATGAAAATTATTTGATTTATGCTATGGTCCTAATGTTTTTTTTCATTCGTCTCTGAAAAGCTTGCAGATGAGCATGGTAATGGTGCTTTCTTTAGAAGAAGTTTATTAAGGTTATGGAATATGAATTATAAAAGTATCAAATGAAAATAGAGTGATGAGTATGAAGAATGCTAATGAATATAAAATGACGCAGGCTGTGTATGTACACATTCCCTTTTGTCGTCAAAAATGCTTGTACTGTGATTTTGCCTCCTATGCAGGCTGCAGCAAGCAGCAGATGGATGCTTATGCTGATGCGGTATGTACAGAGATTGCAGGGCGTGAGTCTGAGTCTGGCAAAGTAGCAGCTGATGCAACAATCTATTTTGGTGGTGGAACTCCAAGTACCTTGCCTATGGACGCCTTGGCTAAAATAGTTAACGCCTTAAAAAAGCACGGCTTTTGGCGTACTCCTGCAGAGGCGACTATTGAGGTTAATCCTGGAACTGCGGATTTAGAAAAGCTGCGTTTTTTTCGTAGCTTAGGCTTTGACCGTATCAGCTTTGGTGTACAGTCCTTAAATGACGCAGAGCTAAAGACTATTGGCCGTATTCATAGTGCCGCGGAAGCTTTGGAGGCAATCCAGTTGGCTAAGGCTGCTGGCTTTGAGCGTATTAGTGCTGATTTAATATATGGATTGCCCGGGCAATTATTGGAAAGTCTTAAAGCCACCATTGAGAGTCTTTTGGCTACAGGTATTGAGCATATGTCAGTTTATGGTTTGATTGTGGAGGAAGGAACGCCCTTAGCTAAGCTAGTAGATAGTGGCAGGCTGCAGCTTCCTGATGAAGATACTGCGGCTGATATGTATGATTTAGTGCAGCAAATGCTGAAGTCTGCAGGCTTTAAACGCTATGAAATTTCTAACTATGCCAAAAACGAGCAATATTCTCGTCATAATCTTGTTTATTGGCAATACCATCCTTATGCCGCCTTTGGCGCTGCAGCAGCAGGCTTTGACGGCAGGGTGCGTCGAAGTGCGGTGGAAATGGTGGTGACTTATATAAAGGGAGTACAGCAGTTGTATGGCGCACCGATTGAGAGTAGGGCTTTGTTTGAGGAAAGTGCAGGTACTGAGCAATGTCTTGAGAAAACTGCTAAGGGAATAGCAGATGTTGTGTCAAGCATTGAGAAGGCTCCCACGGAAGCAGCAAATGCCATGCAAGGCCCTGAAAACGCCAAAAAGAAGACTGGCTTAGATTCTGTTGAACGTGAAAAAGTGTATGCCAAGCTTTATATGGAAGAAAAGCTTACTGATGATGAGCTTTTTGGTGAGTTTATGTTTATGGGCCTGCGCCGCTCTCAGGGAGCTGATTTAAATGAGGCACAGGAACGCTTTGGTGTTGATGTGCGGCAACGCTATTGTAAGGAGTTGCAGCCTTTAATAGAGCATAATCTGCTTGTCTATGATAAGGAAAACGGATACTTGCAACTGACGGAGCAGGGAATGGCTGTTGGCAATCAGATTTTTGAGATTTTTGTTTGATATATGCAGTGTTGGCAAAAGCAAAACTTTCAGACCTGTTAGGATAAGCTGTTTACGATAATAATTGCAGAGCTTTGCCTACTAATATTAAAGAGTGGCTGTTATAAATGTAGAAGCTTTATTTGTGTCGCTGTAGTATGCTCGATAAAGAAGAGCTGTGACAGCGGTTATATACGTATTTTTAAAGGAACATTTTGCTTTGGCAGAGTGTTCCTTTATTATTTAGAGCAATCTTTGAATTATTTGTGATAAAGCTAAATTTCTCTAAAATTATGTTGACAATATACTAGGGCAGTGCTATTCTAGTATCAGATGTTAGCACTCCAATCGAATGAGTGCTAACAATCGAAGATGAGGTGGGAATATGCTAAACGATAGAAAAAAGAAAATTCTCCAGCTCATAATTGAGGATTATATTTCAACTGCCGAACCTGTGGGCTCTAGAACAATTGCCCGCAAGTACGATTTGGGTCTCAGCCCTGCAACCATTCGTAATGAAATGAGTGATTTGGAGCTCTTGGGTTATCTGGAGCAGCCACATACCTCTGCAGGACGTGTGCCATCAGCTCAGGCCTATCGCTTTTATGTAGATTCTCTGATTGAGCCGGGAACCTTAACCGACAATGACAGAGCGCTTATAAATAGCTGGTTTAGTGAACGACGCCGCAGTATTGAAGAGATTTTTCAATCGACGGCAAAGATTCTTTCCCGTATGACACAGAACGTTTCCATGGTTCTGGCCAATAGGGACATAAGCGCCCGCTTCCGTTATTTAAAGTTTTTGCCCTTGGATGAGCATCACGCCATCCTTTGCATCGTAACTGATGATGGCAATGTTGATAACTGTGTGGTGGAAATTCCTTTAGGAATGCGCTTTGAAGAGCTGGACTATATGGCAGGACGCATTAGCCGCCTGCTGGAGGGACGCGAGCTTGCTGGTATTACAGAGGACCTTTTAAATGCAGTCCATAGTAATGTAGCCGATGATAAGCTACTCTTTAGCTCACTGGTTAGCTCCATCCGCCGGATGGGACGTAAAAGTCAGGAGCAAAGAGTTTTCTTAGGTGGTACAAAGCAGCTCTTAAATCAGCCGGAATTCCGCGATGTGGAAAAGGTTAAAAATCTTTTAGGCATCCTTGAAGAGGAAAAGGTTGTTAAGGATTTGCTGGCAGCCGGCGAGGATAGCGGCCTAAGGATTACCATTGGCAGCGAGAACAAGTTTACTGGTATTCAGGACTGCAGCATGGTACAGGCAACCTACCGCTTAAACGGCAAGATTGTGGGCACTATGGCTGTGCTTGGACCAACTCGTATGGAATATGGCAAGGTAATCACAGTTATGGATTATCTGCATAAATATCTGAAAACAATGTTTGAGCAAAATACAGATAAATAGAAGCAAAAGGAGGAAGACCCTTGCAAGAAGATGTTAAAAACACTAATGCAGAAGAGTTAAATGAAGAGGTTGCGCAGGAAGCAGCAGAAAATACCGAAGCTGCTGAGGAAACCGAAGTAAAGGTTGACCCTAAGGACGAGCAAATTGCTGAGCTGCAAAACCGTCTGCTCCGTCTGCAGGCTGATTTTGATAATTATCGTCGTCGCACTAACTCCGAGAAGGAACAGCTTTCCACATTTGTTACTTCTAATGTAGTAAGCAAGTTCTTAAAGGTTTTAGATAATTTTGAAAGAGCTGAGGCTAGCGTTGCTAAGACTCAGGATATTGAAGCCGTAATTGAAGGCATGAAGCACATTCGCCGCCAGTTTGAGGATACCTTTAAGGAACTGAACGTGGTGGAGATTGAAGCTGAAGGCCAAAAGTTTGACCCTAACTTCCATGAAGCAGTAATGCGCTCCAATAATCCGGAGCTGGAGGATGAAACCATTGATATGGTTTTTGAAAAGGGCTATAAAATCTATGACAAGGTAATTCGTCATAGCAAGGTTAGAGTAAATTCTAATGAATAGAACAGGGCAACCTGCTCAAAATAAATTTGTAAATTAATTCTTTTAGTTAAGATTTAGGAGGAATACAAAATGTCTAAAGTAATTGGTATTGACTTAGGTACTACTAACTCTGTTGTAGCAGTTATGGAAGGCGGCGAACCGACCGTCATCACTAACCAAGAGGGCGCGCGCCTGACCCCGTCCGTTGTTGGTTTTTCTAAGAGCGGTGAGCGTCTGGTAGGTCAGCTGGCAAAACGTCAAGCTGTATCCAACCCTGATAAAACCATCAGCTCCATCAAACGTCATATGGGCGAAGCTGGCTACAGAGTAGAAATTGATGGTAAAAAATATTCTCCGGAAGAAATTTCCGCAATGATTCTGCAAAAGCTGAAAGCTGACGCTGAAAACTATCTGGGCGAAACTGTTAGCCAAGCAGTTATCACTGTTCCTGCATACTTCTCCGATAGCCAACGTCAAGCAACTAAAGATGCTGGTAAGATTGCTGGCTTAGAAGTTCTGCGTATTGTCAACGAGCCTACCGCTGCAGCATTTGCATACGGTATGGACAAAGGCGAAGACCAAGTAGTTATGGTATATGACCTTGGCGGCGGCACCTTCGACGTATCCATTCTGGATATGGGCGATGGCGTATTCGAAGTAAAAGCAACTAACGGCGACACCCATCTGGGCGGCGACGACTTCGATAACAAAATCATGGAATGGATGACCAGCGAGTTCAAAAAAGCTGAAGGTATTGACCTGACTACTGACCGCATGGCTATGCAACGTATCCGTGAAGCTGCTGAAAAAGCTAAAATCGAGCTGTCCGGCGTTTTGACCACCAACATCAACCTGCCCTTCATCACTGCAGGTGCAGAAGGCCCGAAACATCTGGATATGGACCTGACCCGTGCTAAATTTGAAGAAATGACCGCTGAGCTGGTAGAACGCACCATGGGTCCTGTTCGCCAAGCTATGAGCGATGCTGGTCTGTCCGCAAATGATATTGATAAAGTTATTCTGGTAGGCGGTTCTTCTCGTATTCCGGCTGTACAAGCTGCTCTGAAAAAATTCATCGGTAAAGAGCCTGACCGTGGCATCAACCCGGACGAATGTGTAGCAGTTGGCGCAGCTATCCAAGCTGGTATTCTGGCTGGTGAAGTTAAAGACGTACTGCTGCTGGACGTAACTCCGCTGTCTCTGGGTATTGAAACCCTGGGTGGTGTATTCACTAAGATCATCGATCGTAACACCACTATTCCTACCTCTAAAAAGCAAGTGTTCTCCACTGCAACTGATAACCAACCCTCCGTTGACATCCATGTTCTCCAAGGTGAACGTGAAATGGCAGCAGACAACAAAACCCTGGGTCGTTTTGAACTGGGCGGTATCCCTGCAGCTCCCCGTGGAGTACCGAAAATCGAGGTTGCTTTCGATATCGATGCTAACGGTATCGTAAACGTAAGCGCTAAAGATTTGGGCACTGGCAAAGAACAAAAAATCACCATTACCTCTTCCGGCAGCCTGAGCAAGGAAGACGTTGAAAAAATGGTAAAAGAAGCAGAAGCTAACGCTGAAGCAGATAAAAAACGCAAAGAAGGCGTAGAAGTACGCAACCAAGCTGACTCCCTGTGCTATCAAGCTGAAAAAACCATGAAAGACATGGAAGGCAAGGGCAAGGATGACATGATTGCTAAGGTTAAAACCGCTCTGGATACTTTGAAGGAATCCATGAAGGGCGAAGACCTGGAGCAAATCAAGAAAGACACTGAAGCTTTGACTAAACCGCTGTATGAGCTGTCTGCAGAGCTGTACAAGGAAACTGAAGCAGCTAAGGGTGCTCAAGGTGCAGCTGGCGCAGAGGGCGCTAAAAAAGCTGACGACGATGTAGTTGACGCAGAAGTTGTTGACGACAAGAAATAATTAACAATAGGATGGTGTAAGCTTTGAGTAAAAGAGATTATTACGAGGTCCTGGGCGTATCTAAGACAGCTACCCAAGATGAGCTGAAAAAAGCATACCGCAAGCTGGCACGTAAATATCATCCTGACTTGAATAAAGATAATCCTGAGGCTGAAGAAAAATTCAAGGAATGCAATGAAGCCTACGACGTCCTTTCTGATGAGCAAAAACGTGCTCAATACGACCAGTTCGGTCATGCTGCCTTTGAAAATGGCGGCATGGGCGGCGGTCCTGGCGGATTTGGTGGTTTTGGCGGCGCTGGCGGCTTTGGCGGCGGTGGTATGGAGGACATTTTTGATATGTTCTTCGGCGGTCAAGGCGGTCGTGGCGGCGGACGTAGTAACGCTGGTCCTCAGCGTGGTGCTGACTTGCGCTTCGATTTGGAGATTACCTTTGAAGAAGCAGCCTTTGGCGTAGAAAAGGAAATAAATCTTTATAGAGATGAAAAGTGCGAGCATTGTCATGGTGAGGGTGCAGAGCCTGGCTCTAAGGTAGAAACCTGTCCTGAATGTCATGGCAGCGGCTATGTTCGTTTTACACAGAACACTATGTTTGGCCAAATGGTTAACGAGCGTCCCTGCTCTAAATGCCATGGTGAAGGCAAAATTATCAGTGAACCCTGTAAAAAATGTCGTGGCACTGGTACCCAAAAGAAAAATAAAAAGCTTAAGGTTAAGATTCCCGCAGGCGTTGATAATGGCTCTAGACTGCGCGTAGCAGGCGAGGGCGAGGCAGGCCTTAAGGGTGGACCTAGCGGTGATTTATACGTATATCTTTATGTAAGCCAGCATAAATTCTTTGATCGTGATGGCACTACCGTACTGTGCGAGGTTCCTATCAGCATTGTACAGGCAACCTTAGGTGCTGAGGTTGAGGTTCCTACACTGGATGGTAAGGTTACCATGCGTATTCCTGAGGGCACTCAGCCTGGCAGGGTTATGCGCCTAAAGGGCAAGGGTATTCCTAGCCTGCGTGGTGGCGGTCGTGGTGACCAGCTGGTACGCATCAAGGTTGTTGTACCTACCAAGATTAACGAAAAGCAAAAGGATGTCCTGCGTAAGTTTGAAGAGGTTTGCGGAGATGCAATTAACCCTGAAAAGAAAAGCTTTATGGACAAAATTAAAGGCTTGTTTAAATAACTGCAAAAAATTAAGGAAGCGTTCCTGTTCTAGGAGCGCTTCCTTTTTTGTAGTATAAAATTAGGCAAAAAGAAAGCCTGTACGCATCCCTCCACGCGCACAGGCCAGGTTAGGGGGCTAAGTTTTACTAATGCCCTAAGTAATGTGTCTCATTTGCCATCATTATAAAGATTCTTTAGTATATTGGATGTTGCGAATGCAACAAAAACATATATATCAAGGGGTTTCTTTATTTACATAATTTGTAATGTAAATAATTTTGAAAATTATAAAAAACGTGGGCTAATCAGCATTATTAAGTAATTAAAAAAGCGTAAATAAGTAAATTTTGTAATTGTAACCATGTTGCGAAGGCAACATAAATTACATAAAGGTTACTTTAGTTACAAAATATTTACAAACACAGTTTTTTTAGACATAATAATGATGAAATATATGAAAAGTGATGGTGATTTAATGTCTACAAAGGTTTTTACACCTAATTATGCAGAACTGCCGCTATTCGCCGGATTGGATAAAGATGAAATTAATGAGGTATTGAAAAAGTTTCATGCTTTGATTAGGCATTTTCCCAAATCCGATTATATCTTTTTAGCTGGTGATTGTGTGGAAAGCTTGTGCATAGTTTTGGAAGGAACTGTGCAGATGATTAAAGAGGATGTTTGGGGCGACAAGTCCATTATTACTAATTTAGGTGAAGGTTCAGTATTTGGCGAAAGCTTTTTAGGAAGAATGGGCGATAAGTCTGCTGTAAGCTACTTTGCTGCTAGCAATAGCGAGGTCCTGATGCTTCCATTAGGTAGATTTTTATTAGATAGCAGTCTGGACAGTCCTGCTTGCCGTCGTATGATGTGCAATATAGTTTCCATTCTTGCTGATAACAATACTCGCTTGATTGAGAAGACTGAGATTCTGTGTAAAAAAACATTACGTAGCAAGATTATGGCATACTTAGAGCAGGAGGCTAAATATGCAGGTAATAATACCTTTACCATTCCCTTCAATAGGACTGATTTAGCTAATTATCTGGATGCTGATCGCAGTGCCTTGACTAGAGAGCTGGCTAGAATGCGTAATGATGGTTTAGTTGATTTTGAAAAGAATACGTTTACTATTATTGAAGCTTGCTAAAGCTAAGGATAAGGCTGCCTTTGGGTGGCCTTATTTTTTTATGTAAAAAAGCAGTGATACGTATTTTCCTTACTGCTTTTGTACAGTAAGGATGGTGAATATTATGGACTAGTGGTTTGTCTATTATCCTAAAATGCCACAATCAAATTATAGCAGCTAATGGACATAGACATTGAAGCTATGGTCTACATGATTAATATTTTTAAGAGTGCTTTTGTGGCAGTATAGAAGGCTGCGTATAAGAGCTTAATATTATTTCTGAGATGTTTTTGGCAGCATCCTATGGTAATCATCCTATAATCGTGCTTTGACCGCTACAGGCCGTTTATGAGTGCTTTGGGTAGATAATATGGAAGGCTGCGTATAAGAGCCTAATATTCTTTCTGAGCTGCTTTTGGTAGAATCCTATGATAGTTATCGTATAAAAGTGTTTTGATCGCTACAGGCCGTTTGTGGCGATATGGAGACGCATTCAAGCTACTTATACTGCATGTTTTATCTGGTTTATTTCATAGGTGTATTTTACGATGCAAATTAAAATCTATAATATTACATTAGAGAGTGTATTTATGCAAATTAAG